>OEPM01000001.1_pt1 | contig 43181 bp, 37 predicted proteins | sample 1539311 | NCBI WGS metagenome assembly OEPM01 (sample SAMN02393684, study PRJEB22366) | soil metagenome | biome: freshwater stream | place: Canada: Laurel Creek, Waterloo, ON
CCGGCGAGCGCGGCGGCACCGTTGAACAGGCTCCGCTCTCGCCGCTGTTGCGGGCAGGATAGGTGAAGTAGGCCCACCCGCGAGCGGGTGTTCCTTCTTCACTGTCCCTTATTCGCACCTGGCGGTGCTCAACGGGAATCCTGCTCTGCGAGGCTGGCCGGCTACCGCCGGCGTAACAGATGAGGGCAAGCGGATGGCTGATGAAACCAAGCCAACCAGGAAGGGCAGCCCACCTATCAAGGTGTACTGCCTTCCAGACGAACGAAGAGCGATTGAGGAAAAGGCGGCGGCGGCCGGCATGAGCCTGTCGGCCTACCTGCTGGCCGTCGGCCAGGGCTACAAAATCACGGGCGTCGTGGACTATGAGCACGTCCGCGAGCTGGCCCGCATCAATGGCGACCTGGGCCGCCTGGGCGGCCTGCTGAAACTCTGGCTCACCGACGACCCGCGCACGGCGCGGTTCGGTGATGCCACGATCCTCGCCCTGCTGGCGAAGATCGAAGAGAAGCAGGACGAGCTTGGCAAGGTCATGATGGGCGTGGTCCGCCCGAGGGCAGAGCCATGACTTTTTTAGCCGCTAAAACGGCCGGGGGGTGCGCGTGATTGCCAAGCACGTCCCCATGCGCTCCATCAAGAAGAGCGACTTCGCGGAGCTGGTGAAGTACATCACCGACGAGCAAGGCAAGACCGAGCGCCCAATACGCAAACCGCCTCTCCCCGCGCGTTGGCCGATTCATTAATGCAGCTGGCACGACAGGTTTCCCGACTGGAAAGCGGGCAGTGAGCGCAACGCAATTAATGTGAGTTAGCTCACTCATTAGGCACCCCAGGCTTTACACTTTATGCTTCCGGCTCGTATGTTGTGTGGAATTGTGAGCGGATAACAATTTCACACAGGAAACAGCTATGACCATGATTACGCCAAGCTTGGCTGCAGGTCGACGGATCCTACCGGGCCGGCCATTCGGCTGGCTACGGTTATTATCAAGAGCGATGCTGAAAAGCGTGCACCCGAACCGCTCTTTATCGCCCAAGGAGGGCCCGGAGGTTCGTCGATCAAGAGCTTCGCGCAGCTCCTGGTTTCCTCGCCCCAATTGCGGCCAGCGAGAAACCGCGACCTTGTGCTCTGGGACCAGCGGGGCACGTTCTTTTCCCGGCCGGCGCTGCTTTGCCCCGAGGTATCCAAAGCCGAGCTGGAAGCGATGACAGACACGAAAAACCTTTCGGAAACTGAGAAGGACGAACTGCAGCGAGACGGGTACCGCGCCTGCGGCGAGCGGCTCGCGCGGGAAGTGGGCGACCTGTCTGCCTTCAACACCGTGGAGAACGCCAACGATGTGGATGCCATCCGTCAGGCTCTGGGCTACGGCCGGATCGCGTTTTACGGCGTGTCCTACGGCACGGAGCTTGGACAATACTTAATGCGCCAACATCCCGCCATTCTGCACGCGATGGTGCTTGACGCGGTGGTGCCGACGCAGTTCAACTTGATGACCCAAGTCGGTTCGGTAAAGCAACGAATCGCGCAGAAATACTTCCAGGGCTGCGAAAGAGAGGCTGCGTGCAAGGAGGCCTATCCGGACCTCGCTAAACGTTTGCTTGCGTTGCTCGACCGATTCGACCGAGAGCCGGCAAAGCTGACAATCCGCGATCCGAAGAATCCTGGAAAAACGCTTACGGTAAAACTCAGCGGCGAAGTTCTCGCGGACGCCCTCTATCAAGCTCTTTACATTCGCGATGTCAGACCGCTTATTCCGTACATTATCGATCGCGCTGATCAAGGCGATTTCACTTTCATATCCGGTCTCTTATTGCCGCTGCAGCTTGACAACCACGATCATGCGATCGGGATGTACACGGCGGTGGTATGCACGGAGCGGGGTGACTCCGATCCAAGCGTTATACGAACTTCCGGTTTCAACCCGCGCTTGGTGCGCACGGAGTTGAAAGGCGCGCAGGAGATGATTGCCGTGTGCAAGGATTGGAATGTCGAGTTACTGCCGCGCGAAGTCCTGGAGCCGGTTAAGAGCGATGTGCCGACCTTACTTCTTTCGGGTGATTTCGATCCGATCACTCCGCCGAACTTCGCGACTCAGATTGCTCCCGGCCTGAGCCGCGCCCAGCACGTGACCTTCCCGCGCGGCGCGCATGGCCAGGCGTTCGACAGTTCTTGCGCGAACGGAATCATTGAGAGCTTCCTCAACAACCCGACGGGACCTCTGAATTCAAGCTGTGCGGCCAACGCGCCGTCAAAGTTTGTCGTTCCCAGCGATCTCATCGTGTTGCCCCAATTGCGCTCTGCCATTGCGGAAGGGACGCAGAAGGGCTGGATGAGCTATGGGTTTCGCTTCATCATGATCGCCGCCGGCCTGGTCGTGTTGCTGACCGCGATCCCAGTCTACGCCGTCGTCGAGGTCATTGCTTGCCTTGGAGGGAGGCGGGCATTGGCCGGTGCAACATTCGGCGCGCGGCTGAGCGCGGCGGCTCCTTGGTTGCCGGTGTTAACCTTCTTGCTCTTCGCGGGGTTTCTCGTGGTATTCGCCGCTCAACTGTTTGCAACCCTGGACGAGAACAAGTTTCTTGCTTTCGTTGGCACCATTCCGAGCTCGCTCCGTTGGGCCTTTGCCATCGCTTGGCTTGGCGTCGTGGTTGTGGTGTTGATGGGTGCGGCCACGCTGGTCTTGTGGAAACAGCGGCAGCGCACCCGGCTAGGCCGGATCTATTACAGCGTGCTTTTTCTCGCCGGGCTGGTGGCGACAATGGGTCTCTGGCAGGTCGGCTTGCTCGGCGCGCTATTTCACTGAGCCTGGTTGAGGCTACTGAAAAAGACTCATATGCTTCGTTGCGCTTCAGCTGGCTTATGGCGTATGGCTTATCGCGTATGGTTCTTATGTTTCAACTATATGCCATAAGCGATCAGCCATATGCGACTTCGGATACCCGCCTGCCGAGTTATGCCGCGCCGCTTTCCTTTCTGACCCGGCACGGCTGGGAACGATGCGGCACCGAACCGCTGATAGGATCGGTGGCATCGTTGCTGATGAGCAGGTTAACGTTGGCTCCCCGCGGGCCAAAAGCGTCGTAACCGGGAAGCCCCAGTTCGTTACAGGCTTGCCACCAACCGTATTGAGTCGCCACGACTTTGGGATGAAGACAAGAGTTCAACTTTGCCTTGAGTCGAATACCGCCCATGGCTGTCTCTAACCTGATCCATTCGTCAGCTTGAACGCTCAAAGAGGCGGCGGTTTCCGGATTAATCTCCAAAAGCGGTTCACGGGACTGCCGGCGCAGGCGAGGGATGTTGCGGTGTTGCTGATCACAGAATTGCACCAGCCTAAAGGAGGTGAGAATCAGCGGATATTCGTCTGATGTGTCGCCCAGACGTCCGTGGCCATCACCTGCCTCCCTCATCCCTGGCAGCGGGGGATAACCGGCTGCAGCAAATCTTGTCGAGTAAATCTCTATCTTCCGCGTTGGGGTTTGGAAACCTTTTGGTCTTCCCGTCCGTGCATCGATCTCAGCATATTTTTGATATCGGGTTTTACCAGCGGCGCGCATACCCATCCGATTGGCGCGCAATTGTTGAACGGTGAGGCCCGAGGGCGCGAGGTGATAGTTCAAAGCCGCATCGATATCGCCGCCGAAAAAGTGTTCACCCAAGCCCAACCGGGTAGCCAGATCAAAAATGATTTCCAGATCGGAGCGCGACTCATGCAGCGACTGCACGACTGGCGGCCTCAGCTGGGCCCAGTTGGCGGTCTCCTCGGCGATAGGAAAAGATGACATGAGACCCTCGTGCTCCCAGCAGGTGGAAGCCGGGAGCAACAGGTCGGCGCAAGCAGCGCTGGGATTGGCAAACATGTCCACGTGGACGAAGAAATCCAGAGCCTCGAGCGCAGCCTTGCCGCGCTGGCCATCACCGTTGCCCAAAAGCGGGTCGCCACCGAAACTGATCATCGCCTTTACCGGATAAGGTCGGTCGGTCAAAATGGCTTCGTAGACATGTTTGGATTGAACGCGACCTGAGTGTCCGGGCGAGCCAAGCGGGAACTCATTCATGCCAAGACGGCGCGTGGTCATTGGCTTCGGTAGCAGCTCTTGGCCTGTGATCGGTTGGATGGATGTGGTGGTGTAGAGGAGATTGCTTCCACGTCGATCGAACTGCCCCGTCAGCGCAAAAAAAATACACAAGGCGCGATTCATTCCGGTGGCATTGTCATGTTGTTCAATGCCGGCCCAGCTGTAGTAGCAAGAGGGTTTTTCCGCGGCGAACATGCGCGCCGTGCGCCGAACTTCATGCGCCGCCACCCAAGTTGAATGTTCCACTCGCTCCGGCGCGAACTGTGCTGCAAGCTCTGCAAGCCTGTCGAATGACGGTCGGCATCCAACCACGCAGCCGTCCGATAGGGTGACGTTATGGTTGCCCTTGAGTCCAGGGAGGACGCCGTCTCGACCGTAGCCCTGCTCGGGGCGATAGCTCACTAGCTCTCCGTTGCAATCATTACATACGAAATACGTATCCTTGTCGCCCGAATGCGAAAGGTCTCCTGCGGTAAGTAGTTGATTGTTGTCTTCTCGCACCAGGAAAGCGCCGTTGGTCCAGTCGCGCACGAATTCACGGTCATAGAGATTTTCCTCCAACAGCACGTGAATCATGCTCAAGGCCAGCGCCACGTCGCCGCCAGGTCGGACCTTAAGCCAGAGATCCGCTTTATCGCCGACTCCAGATCTACGCGGATCGACGACGATGACTTGGGCTCCACGCGCCTTGGCTTGGCTGATGCGCGCGGCAGCGGCGGGCCATGATGCGTGAGGGTTGAAGCCCCAAAGGAGAATACAGCGCGAGTTATCGTAGTCCGGCGCCGGAGTTGGCACGCCGTAAGTATACTGAGACCCATAGGTCCTATTCCAGTTGCAGATGTGTATAGAGCTCATCAGGTTGGGGCTGCCGAAGGCGTTGGCCAAGCGTTGAAGCCAAGGCACGGAGTCGGAAGTGGCGCTTCCTGAGGGAGTTCCATGCGCAAAGACCACTGCTTCAGGGCCGAATCTCGCTTTCAGGGCCAAAAGGCAGGAGGCGGTTAACTCCAGAGCCTCGTCCCAGGAGATCGGCGCCCAACCGGGGTCGGGGTCCTCTTTGGGTCGGGTACGTTTCATGGGAGAGCGGAGGCGGTCAGGAGAATAGACAATCTCGGGCGCGGCCGTTCCCTTGACGCAGATACAGCCGTTCGGATGCGCGGGATCGGCATTGACCATAGTCAAGCGGCCGTCCTCGACGGTAGCCACTACGCCGCATCTGGAAATGCACATGGCGCAGTAAGTGTGAAGCCGCTGGATAGCCATGGACATAACTATGATTGCATCATTCTGGCAGTCCGTAACACCTGAGGCTACAGGCACTCAATCTTATTATCGCGCCAAGACGCCACCGAGACAAAATCCGAAATTCGAATATCGAAATCCGAAACAAACCGAAACACTCAAATCCGAAATCTAAAAGGCGAAATCCGAAACGGGCTTATTTGGAATTTTGTGCTTTTTGATCATTTGGATTTGTTTCGAATTTCGGATTTCGAGTTTCGAATTTGTAGCTTTGTTTGCCTTTGCGCCTTTGCGCGACTCACTCCGACTTGGTTGCGCTAGCCGTGCTAAAATTCAACTAACGAACTCTCACTGGAAAAGTTTCCGAAACGTCTCGTTAACTTCAGCCTCCTTTTGACCCAAGTCGACATCGGTCATGAGCAGCTTGTGTTGCTTGAGTATCTTGCCGTATTTCGATTCGACGTCGTCGCGAATCGGCACTCGACCGTATTGGTTCACGACTTCCTGGCCTTCCTTTGACAACAACCATTCAATAAAAAGTTTAGCCGCGAACGGGCGGGGTGGTTGAGAGGGGAGAGAGACGGCGACGGTGTAGGTGATCACCGGCTCCAGTCCGATCCAATCAACCGGCGCGCCTTTGGTCTTCAAGTCTTCGACCGAATATTCATAAACTCCTGCTGCAACCGGAAACTCACCCGCGGCCAGGAGTTGTAACACAAGCGTATTGCCGTCTCGTAATGTGGGCGATAGCGCGGCGAGTTTCTCCATAAACGGGCGGCCCTTGAGCTTGAGCAACATCGCAAACCACTCGATCTTGTTCGAGTCGATGGCGATCAAGTTCTTCCACCGCGGATTTAACAAATCATCGTAGGTCTTGGGCGCCTCGGCGCGTTTGACCTGGCGACTGTTGAATCCCAATAGAGTGCCGCTGGCATAAGCCGAGGTCCAGTAACCTTCGGGATCTTTGTACTGGCTGGGATAGGAGGCGGCTTCGTTTGGAACATGGCGGCTTAAGGCGCCGCGTTTCTTCAATATGTTCGTTTCAATGACGCTCGTGTGAATAACATCCGCGATGTGCTGTTTGGCCTGTTCTTCGAACAGTATCTTGCTCACGAGCTTCTGCTTGCCGGTGCGAAAAAATTCAGTTTTGATGAAAGGGTACCTTTTGTTGAACGTGGCAAAGTACATCTGCAGCTGTGGCGCGGTTGCCGAAGCGTAGACAACCAGCTTGCCTTCCTTCTTGGCACCGGCGATGAGCTGTTCCTGGGTCTGCGCAAAGCCGTTAGGGTTCGCACTAAGAACAAAACTCAATAAAAAAAGGCCCATTGCCAATTGTTTCATGAATCCTCCGCTGCTGCAGAATTATTAAAGTTGGGCTAGTTGTCAATGGTTCGGCGCATCGACAAATTAAGTTTTTTTCAGTACGATTCTATGAAGTGAGGTAAAGCTTATGGCAACACCTGAATTTGTTTATCAAGATCCATATCCTCTGAGTAAAGACGATACACCGTACCGTCTGCTGAGCAAGGAGCATGTCTCGCTGACCAAGTTTGACGGTAAGGACGTCTTGAAGATCGAGCCGGAAGCGTTGACGTTGCTTGCCAATGAGGCGATCCGAGACGTTTCTTTCTTGTTGCGCACCCCCCACCTGAAAAAGGTCGCGGCAATCCTGAAGGATCCGGAAGCCTCGGATAACGACCGCTACGTGGCGTTGGCGATGTTGCGCAATGCCGATACGTCGTCGAAGGGTATTTTGCCGTTTTGCCAGGACACCGGTACGGCTACGGTCTTCGGCAAAAAGGGCCAGCAGGTTTGGACCGGCGTCAAGGATGAAGAATATCTCGCCAAGGGAATCTACAAGACCTACACGGAGGAGCACCTGCGGTATTCTCAGACCGCGCCGCTCAACATGTACGACGAGGTTGATACTGGCACGAACCTGCCGGCCCAGATCGATCTCATGGCCACTGAAGGAATGGAATACCAGTTTTTGTTCGTCACCAAGGGCGGCGGCTCGGCGAACAAGACCTCCCTCTACCAGGAAACCAAAGCGCTATTGAATCCGGCAAGTTTGGAGAAGTATCTTACCGAAAAGATGAAAACGCTGGGGACTGCGGGTTGCCCGCCGTACCATCTAGTTTTCGTTGTCGGCGGCACCTCCGCCGAAGCTTGTTTGAAGACGGTGAAGCTGGGCACCACGGGTTACCTCGATCATCTACCCACGTCAGGCAATGCCCACGGGCGCGCGTTTCGTGATGTAGCGATGGAAGAGAAGATGCTCCAGGCTGCCTACAAGTCCGGTTACGGTGCGCAGTTCGGCGGCAAATACTTCGCTTTGGACGTGCGGGTCATCCGCTTGCCGCGCCATGGCGCGTCCTGTCCGGTGGGAATGGGAGTCTCTTGTTCTGCTGACCGCAATATCAAGGCGAAGATCAACCGGGACGGGATTTGGCTGGAAGACTTGGAGCGCGAACCGGGCCGGCATATTCCTGAAGAGCATCGCGGCAAGGTTACGAGCAATGTGGTTAAGGTCGATCTCAATCGCCCGATGAAAGAAATTCTCGCACAGCTGACAAAGTATCCGGTGACCACGCAGCTTTCGCTCAATGGAACCATGATCGTCGCACGGGACATCGCCCACGCAAAACTCAAGGAGCGCTTGGACAAAGGCGAGCGATTGCCGCAGTATTTGAAGGATCACCCTATCTATTACGCTGGTCCTGCTAAGACTCCAAAAGGTATGCCCTCCGGATCCATCGTCGAACTCAGACCGAAGTACTCCGAGGTCAGAAGCTCATCGACGCGTAACCCCTTGATCGGCGGCAGATCGGGTACCGAATACACCCGGCCCCGGGATGTGCGACGCAGCACGATCGCCTCGCCGTTTTCGAGGCCGCGCAGGCAGAGCGGCTCGTGGGTGCTGACGATGAACTGCACGCGCCGGAACGCGCGGCGCAGGCTCTCGACGATGCGCATGCGCCAGCGGGGATGGAGGTGCGCGCCGAGCTCGTCGATGGCGACGAGCCCTTCGGCCGCTTCCAGTGTGCCTTTCGAAGAGGCCTTGAGACCGGCGATGATGTCACACGTCAGGCCGAGGACGGACTGGTATCCATCGCTCAAATCCTGCAGCGACAGATCTGCGCCGAACATGCGCAAGTCGATGCCAGCCGCTCCGTGACGGCGTCTGCGGCGAAGCGTGACCGAACGTGGGAGCGACAGCACATCTTTCAGCGCGCGCGCGACGAAATCGAACGACTTGCGATCCAGTTCTCCTAACCAGCGATTTGCGTCGATCAACGGACGGAACGGATCGAACATGTTGTCCAGCCTCACCCGGCCGCGGGATTCCTTGAAGCTCCGCCGGGGAAGGAGGCGTGTCGCGCCGTAACCGAGAAGGACGCCCGGGTACTCGGGTCCGGTGCGCAGGAATCGCCGCTTCCCTTTGGCGAACGTCAGCTCGCGCGGTTCAGTGGCGTCGTCCAGCCAGACTTTAACCCAGCCCTTTTGGCAGCCTTTCGTGATCACCTCCGACGGTGTCGTGGCCGCGGCGCCGGAGCCGTCGCCGCTCAGCAATGTCAGCGCGATCGCCTGGAGAATCGAGGACTTGCCGGTCGCGTTCTCGCCGACCAGAACCGTCCAAGGCGCGCCTACCCAGTTCTCGTAGTCGATCTCAAACTCCAGTTCGCGCGCGCCACGGAAATTCTGAATAGCTACTCGAGTGACGATGCGGCTTCGAAGCGCCTGCGCCTGCTTCGACACGCTGCGCTCTGTGGCTGTCTTGCCGAACGCTTCGGGGACCGCGACCCGGTGTTGCGCGCGACGCGTCACGGCGCGGCGCCATTTCGGCGGCAATTCGATCCATCGGCGGATGACGGCTCGCGCGACCGCCGAGTACGGCCGTGCAGGGTCGAGGATCTTGAGAACGTCGCCAACTCGCGGCGGCGCCTCGACGGGCAGCGCGAGTGCGGCCAACCCATCGCGCAGCCAGGCGAGATCCCTGCCGTCGAGATGGCGAGCCCACTTGGCGTTGGCAAGCCAGACCTGGTCTGCGACGATCGCGCGCGCCTTGGTGAGATCCGAACGATTCAGCTCGAGCGTGTGGATGGTGACGTCGCCCTTCGACGAGAGGGGCTGCACGAGGCCGTTGTCGGTGAAATCAAGATGCTTGTGCGGTTCGTCGACGAACGGGTCAAGCAGCAGCGGACGTTCGGCGTCAAGCTCCTTCTGTGTGGCCTCAGAAGGGCAGCGGCGGCCCTCAACCGGGAACTTGGCGCCCTTGAACTTGTTGCATTTCAGGCAGCACGGGTAGAGATTTTCCCACTCGTACGCCAGCCACCAGTAATGCTCCGACGAAAAGTCGCCGCTCAGGGCTACAGCTCCCGCCTTGGGACGGAACCTGTCCAGGCTCGCGCCACGCGTAGCGATGGACGACTCGCAGTAGGCGCACTTCTGATGCGACAGCGCGCCCAGGTCCTCGAGCAATTGAGCGTGTCGGAGCCGTGAGAATAGCGGAAAGTCGGACCGCTCCTGGCGCCGGGTCCTCTCCGTGCGGTGGAAGAATTCTCTCACCCTATCTCTGAAGACCTGGATTTCTGCCGAGGCGAGATAAGACGGCGCCTTGCCGCGCGGTTCGAGACGGATCATCTGCGGCCCCCATCAAACACCCATAACGATCGAGAGAAGCGAACCGAACAACGGCGCCTGTTACCACGATTGCGCGCGGGAATGGCTCAGTGACCGGCGTATAGTAGCGCGAAATCGTGAACACGCTTCTTCCAACGGTCGCGAACCAGTTCGCAGGCCGGATGCCTTTAAGAGAGAGTCCCTGACCGTCATCTTGTAATTGAGAACATGGCTGGTCGCAGATGCTCACTCCTCATAAAACCATATGAAAAGACCGACCTCGGCTTTGCAGATGTCGCGGATTACTCTTCACCTCCTGCGACAGCTTAGAGCAGAGGCGGCTTCTCGACAGACCAATTTGCGCCACGGCCTGCTGTCGCACCCAGTACTGGCGAATCTCCAGGTGATCCGAGCTCCACAAGGAACGAACTACAAACTCCCGCTGAGGCGGCTCGTAACGCATATCGGGGTGGCGAACGGCAGACATTTCGCGAGCTCGCGAAAACACTGAACGGTGCGATGCGAATTCAACGTGACGCCAGCCATCACCCTCCGAGGCCATGGGAAGAGTGATATACGAAATGGAAATGACGGGGCCCACACCGGGCACACTGCGCAGCAGATTCTGGAGCGGCCGATTTTGGCAGTCACTACCGTGCTGATTCGGCAAGCTGCACGGAACACTGAGCTTACTATAGTCTTCGCACCGGGGCCGTGGCGCTATGATACGGCCTCGCTAGGGGCGGCCGGGATAGGCTGGTCGGGCTGCTACTAGTTGGACAGCAAGACGAATCAATGGTGATGCCGCTCTGCGGAACTTTTCATTATGCTGGAATTGTCCCGAAGGCGAAGGCTGACTGCGAGTCAGGCTCCTGGAGGCTCCAGGACCAGTCCGGTGCCAGGCTTTTTGCGAAATTCGACTCACTAAAACTCTGGAAGAGCGACTCGCTACGTGACAATCGGCTGGTGGGCCTTCAGCCAACGCTGAGAGTCTCAGGAGGACAACTCGTGCTCAGCGCATCCGGGAAGCAGCGAGCTGAGATCCGCTCAGCATCGCTGGACCTCGACCCTTCGTTCGTTGAAGGCTTTCAGGGCGGCGACCTTCTCACGCTCGTCCGGTCTGGGACCGCCGATATAGGCATTTCGCTTCTTCGCGTTGACGAATTAGTCTGCGCGGTTGGCGCCGTGACGCTCGTCCCTTTGGGCAAGGCCATCGGAATTGACACAGGGTCGAACTCGACATCCTCTTCTCCGGCTTCGCCTCCCTGGCCGCGCAAGGATACGTGGATCGAGATCTCGTATTCGGGTCAGGTATCGCGGCTTCGAGCTGGTGACAGAACGGCAATCGGCGACTGGGAGGTTTCGGTAGTCCGGTGTTTCCAAGATGGATTGCCGGGTTCATACGAGAACGCAGCAATCTCAAGCAGGGGCATCTGTCCGCACGACGCCGCGATACGATCGGCGCGTTTGCTAGCGCGCCCTAATGCTGGACTCGCGCTGACGAATTTGTGAACGTGCTTTCTAACATCGGGTTGGCGCCGTCACGCCCGAGTGTCATGAGCGATCAGATCTACTGCGGCGCGCGGCTCAAGTCGCACGTTACCTTGACTGTTTCGACACCAAGCAGGTATAGCTCATGCTAAAGACCGCGCACGAGTGGCTTCGTCCATGGTGCCGGAGTTGCGCGAAGCTGCCTGGCAATTCGTCGGGAATCTGCGAGTCCAGACATTGCGGCTGCGGGGCGCTCGCCATTGCGGCTCCGCCTTGGGATACCGACGAATCATCGACGACGCGATCAACATCTTTGGGATCGCCGACGGTTATCTCACGCCCATGTGATTCGGACCGCATCGCTGGCCTTCAACGAGTAAGCGTTGAAGTGGCGGAAGGTCATAAGATTCCCATGGACGCGAGCAATCGATTCGAGTTGCGCGTGCTTTGGTTTTTTCGAAGACGAGTACACGCAACCTAACCGGCCGCAGTCGCTGACTCTTCGCATCAATTGCGATGGCTCGGCCGCCCACTTTCTAACGAGTGGATGGACTCCTAAGTAGAAGACGCTGTTTGTGTTTCGAGTAGCGTGGCGGCGCGACGAAATGCCGCTCGCCAACCGGGAAGCGGATACACCTGCCGGAAGGCATCGAAGCCGAATCGGACCGATTCCGCAGCGTGTGGGAACATCCGCAGGACCTCCACAACGAGGTGATCGACAATCTTCGTATGCCGTACGTCCTCGGTTGAATGGAATTCTATGTACTCTAGGGCATTGCTCGGGATGCCATTTCCAGAGAGACTATCCTTGACACGGGCCGTAACGATTGGCGTTAGGCCCTCAAACAAATACAGGCCACCAAGATAAGCAAAGGGAGTCCGCTTCTGCACCAGCATCCGCCAAAATGCGGCTGTATTGAACGCAGTAGGACTCATGAATGAGTTCCTGGCAGTTTCTGGATCGCCGCCAAGGTTTACGTGGTCGCGGAACGCCATTTGGCCATGGTCCCATTCTTCCGCCTGGTGAATCAGCATAGTGCGGATTCTGGTAGCGTCAAGCGCTCGGGGGAACTGGCCTATGACTGAGACGGTTGCCTCAATGACATCTGGTTGATACCAATGAATTTCGAGGTATACCTGCTTCATGAATTCACGAACGAGTGCCTTGTCTGATTTCGGATTGATAGTGATCTGCCAAAAGTCTTCTCCCTCAATCTGGTGCAAGAGCTCGGCGATTCCGAGTTTGAGATACTTCAACACGTTGTGAGCAGCCTCGGTGGTAGATTCTGTTGTGTCACGAAACCCCATACACTAGGCCCCCGTTAACTCATAGTTCGTACGAAGCAACCTGTGAAAGAAATCCACCGACGGGTGCGAAACAGGCGGGACGATCCGGGTGAACGGCGACGTCACTTCACGGAGATGATGAACGTCATACATTGCGATCACCATGGGTTTCACTAGGCCGTATTCCGGGTGGTGAAAATTCGCGAATACTTGGCGGTACCCGAGCCGGTTGAAAAATGGCGCAAGACGGTCATTACAATCGATGAAGTTGAAACTGACACCTTCTCTAACCGCCAATTCACAGCACGCTTGTGACAACCGAATGACGAGACTGGAGCCACGAAAGGAGGAGGCAATCATCAGCTTGGTCGTAATGGAAGTCTGATCTGGATGGAAATCTCCGAAGGCCTGCATCCGATACCAGTTCTGGTATTCGGTTGGAGTGTCTCGGCGTAGGTGAACTCGTACGGTCCCGACAATGTCGCCACCGCAGTCGAATGCTGCGAGCAAACGAGCCGAGTTGTCTGCCGGTTCGAATACCAGCCTGTGTCGGTGATCGGCGTATCGTTGTGAGCGCCGCATCTCCGCCACATAGATCGAGTATCGGAATGCGTAGATCGCGCGCTGTTCTGTGCTCGAAGAGACCTCTCTAATCTCGTAATCCATAATTGGCCCAACGCCGGCTAATCGGGACTGCCGGCACAACAAACATCAGTCCGCGAAGGTCACCCTGCCTTCACTGACTGAAAGCGCAGCTCCCGCAAAGAAGGGCCACGGAAACCTCTGTGTAACCTGACTGGCACGTTCGGTCGCGCTTTACTGGCCGTGAAGGAAAGGCATCCGTGCGAGGCAAAAACATTGGGGAACAGAGACGCCTACGGCGGAGGGAGGTCCGCCGGCCACCCCTTATTTACACGCCACTCGCGAACCCACTTGAAGCTTGTTCTTCAATAGCGAAGTGAGTCTTTCGTGTTCATCAAAGACCCAGGCGGTGGGTGAACGGAGCGTCAAACCGGCCTTGAGGGTCGAACCTCCGTCGGACCGTTATCCATTGTTCCACCGAGGGATACAGTCTCTTAACGGTATCCGCGTTGGACATGTGGTGGAGCTGACCCCAATGCGGGCGTCCACACTTCTCGATTGCAGCCTTTTCGTAGCGGTAGTACATATCCTCCGCACCCTTCGTGCCCGTCACAGCGATGATCTCTACCATGACAGTGTTGCGCTCGAACTGTGGCGACAAGTAGTAAGGACAACTGCGAACGAACCGAACCGCGATCGGCCCGGCTTGGTACACGTCGCCCACTCTCGCAGCCTCGGCTGCAACGTTCAGCAGCTGTTCGATGGCGCTAATGTAAGACTGATCGTCTAAAGCAAAGCCATACTCAGCTGAGAGGCCCGGTAGGTTATTTGCGATTCCGATATTGAACACTTTGTAACTTTTGTTGGTATAGCCGTCATCGCAGAGCCCGAGTATGCCTGCGTCGATTCTTTGTGGAGTAGATCGCGGACCGTGATTGAACAGGAACCGTAAGATTCGACCCGTGATGAACAGCGACGAGAGAAACTCAGACAGCACATTGCGCCGGAGTTTGTCGGAAGGCAGGTGGCTAGGTGGCTCCGTTCGCTTTCGCGTCGTCACTAAACATGTATGGACACCGTCGATCGCGTAAGGATTGAGCAGAAGCTCGTAGTGATCGTTTGTCGATAGGACATCTCCCTGCTGCAGCTCGACCCGGACCGCCTCCCAGGTAGAACGCTTGCGCTCTTCATTGAGCCAAAAGGCGTCGGTCACTTCCACTATCATCGAATAAATCAGCCCGAAGCATCCCAACCCCACAGCTACTGCGTTGAAGTCGGCATCTCGCGAAATTAACTCTCGCTCGTTGCTATATTTCGACCGGTACTTAACCTCATCGGTCGGACCGTCATGTGGTTCCACACGACAAATCCGACCGGTGCCGTCGACCAGATCGATTGAACGAACCGCATCGGTGAGGGGACCAAACTTCAAGCCTGAGCCGTGCGTGGACGTGGCTGTTACACCAGCTATCGTTTGCCCGTCGTAGCCACCCATGTTGGCAAGCGCTAGACCGTGACGGTCTAGATGCTCGTTGAGTTGCCGAACGGTGACACCTGATTCGACCTCGACCAAGTGCGAGGTCGAGATTCCGTTCTTCAGAACGCTGGCATCCAGCGAGAGCACCTGATTGAGACCGTCCGGGTCGACCAAGAAGTCCGGCGTCATGGCCACGTCCGACCATGAGTGTGATGAGCCCACCGCCCGCACCCGCACCTGTGCGCGCTCCGCCTCCGTGACGATCTCTCTCAGATCGGATAGCGATGATGGACGGTAGCGCCGCAATGGGAGGCTCGCACAATTGCCAGCGTGATTGTGCCACTCCTTGCGCGTCTTGAAATCCATGCTCACGGTCCTAGGCCGATACAGAACCAGTTTGCGGAGTTTAGCGGCGTACACCCCAACCTGCCTGGAGAACTCGCAGAGCATTTCGCCAAAGGATTTTCTCGGCGTCTGTCTTCGAGAAGCGAGCACGGATACATTCCTCGATCATGCCGACCGCGGAGTAGTTCGGGCATTCTCGAACGGGTTGGATAAAGCCGTCCATATCCGTGCCAATGGCAACGTGGTCGATCGAGGCCTTGCACACAAAATAGTTGATGGTGTCCACAACCAGGTCGAGCCCGTCGGCGTTCTGGCCGCAGGGTTGAAGCCAGTACGGATAGACGATGACGCCGATTACTCCATTGAGATCGCGGATATGTTGGATTGCATCGTCACTCAGGTTCACTTCGTAATTCGCGATGTGTCGAGCCCCACTGTGCGACGAAATCACCGGCACGCTTGGCTGGAAGGCGTGCGCGAGCTCAAAGATCTCGCGTTGCGCTCGATCCGTGCAATGCGTTACGTCCAGGATGATGCCATTGGCAATGGCCTCGCGTGCCAGGGTTCGTCCGGGTCCAGTCAATCCCTCAGACGCTTTTTGCGGGTTCAAGACGCGAAACAACGCATTGGGCAGATGCGGAACACTGTTCGCACATGTTGCAATGTTGCGATATATGAAGTGGGCGAGAATCAGGTAGGCGACGCCTAACGTCGCGAACTTCGGGATGTTTCCAGCGTCTCCACCGCAGCCGAAGCCACCCTCGATACAGTGAATCAGAAAGCGGTCGCCGTTCTGCAGGCACTTCTCGACCGTCGCGACATCCCGTGCAACACAGAGATCGATGCTAGCCGCCTCGGTCTCGGCAAGAGTGGCTTGCGTCATTAAGTGCCCGAACGCTTGCGGGCGAGGATCGGTGCGTCGAACGAGAAACTCGTCCTCCGGATCGTAGAGAACGGAAGCAAATCCACTGAACACGCCGGCGGCGACCCGGTCGGCCCGCATTCGCGGGACGCCATCTTCATAGTTGAACAGCGTGTTCGCCCGGTCTAAAAGGAACCTTTTCCAGCCGAAAATGAAAGGCGTGTGTATCGGAAAGTGAGCGTGGAGGTCGAGAAGGTGCATGCTCAGACCACCTAACTCCATCGGCCCGGCGCGAACACGCCGAACAATCGATCGGCATTGCGGACCGCTTCTTCCGCAATCCAGCGTTCGGCCAGGTCGCGTTCACGACTGAGTTCAGGGCGTAACTGGGACAAACGGTACCGAGTTGCGGCAAGGTAGTGTCGCATGTCGGTATGCCCGAACAAGCCTTCAGCTCGCCGGAGGTTGGCTTCCGCCTCCTCACTCGCCTCGTTGAGCGTTGCTACACCGGCTTCAAGAAGACTGGCAACGGCGATCGCCCAAGTGGCACCGGTCTTGCGCAGGCCGGACGCGAACCGTTTCGTTCGTCGTATGAGTCTTTGTCGCTCAGCGCCTTCTGCATGCATTGCGGCCGCGAGCGTCGTCCGAGCACAGAGGCTATACAACGTGTTGCGGTACACCTGGACCTCGAGCAGGTGCGATCCTTTGACGAGCCGCCAGTCGCGATCAAGCAACGCTAAGCCTGCTCCCGGATCCAGAAGTCTCCCGAAAGTCCGCGGCTCTACCGATCTTCCGACATCGAACAGGTCCAGAGGATCAAGCAGCTCGTCTTTGGCGAGGGGTTGACGCTCGCCGGCGCGCGTCGCCGCCTGGAGCAGTCGGCGGCTCCGGGTGCCACCGACGAGGAGGTGGCTGAGGTCCTCGAGGCTCTTGCGTCGGACGCGCGGACGCGCATCGCCAGCGTCCGGGACGGCTTGCGCTCGATCCTGAAACTGCTCTCTGCTGCACCAGGCACGGTCGTCGTCGTTGACGATTACCGACTGACACCGCCAACGGCAAAGAGCGCCAGACGGGCGCTCGAGGCAGGCCCGAAGGGCCACGTCAACGGCAAGCAGGCGCCCAAGCGCGCCGCAGGAAAGACCACCGCAACTGCCAAGCGCGGGAAACGCGCGAGCGCGTAAAATAGATAGTCACAGGGCCCGAGTGGCCCTGCCGTCGGGATGTGGCGCAGCCTGGTAGCGCACTTGACTGGGGGTCAAGGGGTCGCTGGTTCGAATCCAGTCATCCCGACCAGTTTTTCCTAGGAAACGGGCCGATGCGAGTCGGCCCGTTGCTCTTTGTGACAACTGTCGTGTGACAACTCCATGAGACCCGCTTTTGGAATCGCCATGCTGGCTGTGGTCATCGCGTCCGGCATCCCGGCGACGGCCCATCACTCCAATCCGCACTACTTCGACATGGCCAGGGTGATGACGCTGGAAGGTGTGGTCCTCGCGTGAGATGGATCAATCCACACATCATTCTCTGTCTCCAGTCGAAGAATGAGAAAGGCGAACTGGAGACACGGGTTATCCATGGCTCTCTTCACCGAGCAATGCGGTGCGTCGGGCGGGCTTGAAGGATCGGCTGCAACCAGGCATTTCGATCACGGCTCGTGTGTGGCCATCTCGCATCCCGCTGTTTGTGAACGACGAGGAGACGGTCGTGCACACGCGACCCGATGACGCCAGACAATCCTCGCACATCGTCGGAGGCGGGCAAATCAGGTTCTCCAACGGCGATGTGCTGGCCTTTGGCGGAGGACCGACATTCTGAAAGGCGTGGCACGAACGACCGCCAGAGCCCATGGGCTAGGCTGTACCCGAAGGTTATGCCTGTCTGGGATCGGGCCGAGGGTGAACGTATGACACATTCCCGAACAGAACGGGATCGCCCGCACTGGTCCGGCGTCCTCAGTCTCATGCTGTTGATTCTGTTGATTCTCTGGCTTACCGGCAACCTGAAGCACGCACCCACCGTCATAGCCCCGGGCTTGGACTTCAACCAGTCACAACCAGAACGCACTGTAAGAGTTGGGTATTCGTCATGCGTTCCGCCTCCCCAGTGTGATTCTGGCTTGGGAGAAGCAGCCACTGTCTTTTCGATATCGGAGACCAACGCGCAGTCGAGATCGATCGGCTCCCTACCACGTTTGCGTCGCGTCGCTATTTCGTCTGCATGGCTCTTCTGAATGACCAATAGACGACGACTATTGTTGCTGCAAACAGAAGCACTCCTCTAATGAAATCACTGGTCACAAACTGTGATTACCTGTGAGATGGTTTGAGCGCCATCGGCACACCCGCGATCAGGAGCGCGTCTTCAGCCGCGAAGATGTGCCATTTGGGTTTCCACTGCATCGCACTGTTGGACGGGTTGACCACCGAGCCCTGACGCTGCGGAACGCGTCCTCCAAGAATCGTTCGAGCGGGGACGGACACGTCGTTCTTAACATTAACAGCAACGGCGCCTGTTTGATCTCCCGATCAGCCCCTTCTATCGATATCGTCGATTAAACTTGTCCGTGTAATTCGTCAGTCCATTGAGTTTCGCGTACTGAAATTGAATCGAGACGGCGCCGCTGCAACGGACATCGCCAGTTATCTGGCATGAACGCGTTTGCCGATGAGCAAGGGCTGTGCCCTCCCTCAAACCGATGCATCGATGTGATTTGTTCGAGTCCTCTCGTAGTCGTCCGCATGCACACTCATTCCGTCTCGTAGCGCATAGGACCGGCATGTCGGAGTCCGGATCGACGTCGCCAGGATGGTTCCTTCCGAATGATCGCGCCGGGCACACTACATGGATGGACCGTAAAGCCACGGGGAAAGGACGCCGACTCAGTGGGACTGGATGGCGAACGGCGACGATTCCGTTATGCGTGGCGAGCGGAAGGGACGGATACGTATCGTAGCCGTCGCCCCTTGGCTAGTTCGCTGACGGCCGTTCCGCGCGATCGATGAGGAGCACCTCGACGGGCGCCTCAACGGCTACCAGCGACAGGCCAAGCTGTTCCTCGAGCGCGGCAAAGATCGTCGGACCGGAGTATGGGGGAAGCCTGGTCTCCGGACGTAACGCCGGAGCGAAATCGAGAAGGAGGTTGAACGGTTCCGTGACGCCGGTCTTGTCGACGACGATCCGGTCGAGATCGCCGGAGATCAAGTCGATCAACGCCGGCATCGACACCTGCCCGAATTCGAGGCGTTCGACTCGAGGCCACTGTGGCCGCGGCCGGGTTTCCGGATTCTGGCTCAAGACCCGTCTTCTGCCGCCACCATGACAGATGTAGAGAGGCGCCTCGAGGTCGATCAGATCCCAGCGCACCTCCTTCGACGGCGTGCATTCCCCATCCTTCATGGCTGCAATCCCGAGACCCCCGTGTGCGACCGTGAGCTCATAGACGGGCAACTGTCGTACTTCCCGCCGGAGCGAGAGGTGGAACCGGTCGGCGAGCAGTGACTGCAGCATCGAACGGATCTCTTCTGGTGTGGCGTCACTCTCTGCGCGTGCTTCGATGGCATAGTGATCGGAAAGGACCCAGGGTGGGCCTCCTTCGACCTGGAAACCGGTGACGCCGTACGCCGCCTGGATCAGCAACCGAAGGGAGCCGCCGAACCTCAAGCGGCCATCCCGGGGACTCGCCAGCAACTTTTTCAGAAGGTGTACCTCCAAGACAGGACCGAGGCCGCCGACGGATTTCCGCGGTTGAACCGAGACGCTTTCGAACGCGATCGGAGGGCCAAGGACCTGCGCTTGAAACGTCAGCGCACCGCCTGCGACAGGTCCTCCCACTGATGCAAACACCGCGACGGCGAGGGCCACTCGTCGGGCCGGTGTCATCGGACGTCCGATCTCGCTCCGCATGATCGCCTCCACGCGAGCCCGCAGATTCGACCCGCTCACGCCCGCCGCGCCTGCCAGCCGTCCTCCGACCGACTGGCGACACACCTCGAGGATGCCCTCGGCATAGTCCTGCGGCCGGCTGCCGGCTCGCAGCACGGTCTCGTCGCAGGCGCGCTCGCGCTCGTCGACGAGCCGTCTTTCGATCCACCAAACCGCGGGATGGAACCAGAAGAGGACCTCGACCACCATGTGGATCGCGGCCACGAGGTTGTCACGGCAGTCGATATGACACCGCTCATGTGCGATCAGCGCTCGCAGTTGCGGCGGAGCCAAGCGCTCGATGATGCCCTCGGGAAGCACCAGCCGCGGGCGACGGATGCCTATGATCCCTGGTTCCGGCATGGATGGGGAAGACATGACGGCCAGATCGGCGGCGCCGAACTGCGCATCGAGCCAAATAGGCTTCGCTCGCTGCAGCGCGGCCCTGACAGGTCGCCACTGTCGCTGCCAGGACACGAGCACTGCTGCCGCGCCCGCACACCAGACGGCGAGCAGCAGCCACGGCCACCAGGATGATGATTGCGGGGCGGATGCCGGCATGACGATGATCTCGCCGGCAGGCGCCAGGACCTCCTCCATCACGAACGAGACCGCCGGATGCACGGCGGCCGGCGCCAGGCCCCACTGAAACTGCTGGCCCAGGCTCACCAGCACCGAAAACGGCACGAGGAACTTGATCGACGCTCCCGCCCACAACCAGCAGCGCACGCGTGCACCGTTGTTGCGCAGCGCCAACGCAGCCAGCCAGACGAGCAGCACGCATACGGTCGACTGCCACAGGTGGTTCGTCAACGCGGATGGCAGCCACATCGTCATCGCGTCCTCCTTTTTCTCGCGAGCGTCTTCAGCGCCTCTTCCGCTTCCTTGATGTCGTCGAGCGTCAGGCGCCCCGATTCGACCAGTCGTGCCATCACCGGCTTCGGACGGCCGCCGAACAACTCGAGCAACTCGTCGACGAGCGTCGTGTGCGCGTTCGTACGCGAGATGACGGCTTCGATGATGTTGGCCTTGCTGATCCGCTTCGCACAGCGGACCGCCTTTTTCTTCTCCAGCCGATAGACAACGGTCTGGACGGTGGTGAAGGCAGGCCGGCCTTTGGGCGGAAGCGCCTCGTGGATCTCGCGGATCGAGCAGGCGCCTTGGGTCCACAGCACTTCCAGGATCTGCAGCTCGGGCTTCGTCAAGCGCGCGCGTGTCATGGGCGTCAACTACGAACGGAGCCGATTAAACTACAGTCGTAGTTCAAATGCAAGATCTCGCCGTCGCGCGTCCGCGGGGGGCGAACTCAGAAGCTGAATTTCGCGCCGAACTGCATCTCGCGGGGATTCCTGGCGCTGAAGATGCGGCCGAAGTTGGCGGTGCCGAAAATGCGATTCGGCAGATCGAAGTTCACCCTGTTCAGGGCGTTGAACACCTCCCACCGCAGCTCCAGCTGACGAGTGGCGGCAACACTCCACGTCTTGGCGACGACGAAATCCAGGTTCGCGAAACCCGGCCCGATGACGCTGTTGCGCCGCGCGCTGCCGAACGTAAAGGGTGCAGGCAGCGCGAATGCGGAGGTGTCGAACCATCGCTCCGGCAGCCGCTCGCCGGAGGGCAGATTCGGCTCCTGCACCTGGTCGGGCCTTTGTGCGGGACCGCTTCCCACGTTGGCCTGATCGACACCGAGGTTGACGGTGAACGGTGCTCCCGACTGCGCGAAGAAGACGGCGTTGACGCGCCAGCCGCCGAGAAGGCCTTCCCGCAGCCCACCAGCGCCGTCGAAGAACGGGAGCTGGTACGTCCCGCTCGCGACCAACAGATGGCGGTGATCGAAGCTCGACGCGGCCCACTCGCCGGTCTCGTCGAACACGTTGCGCACGTCCTGCGGCACGTTGGCTTCCGCCTCGGTGGCTCCAGGACTCGAGGCATCGTCGGTCGATGACGAGAGCGTGTAGCTCACCGAATAGGAATAGTTGCGGTGCAGACGCTGTTCTGCCTTCAGCGTCAAGCCGTGGTAGATCGACTTGCCGTCGAACCGAATCGTGCGGATCGGGCCCAGCGCCGGAATCGGGCGGCGACCCTGGACGGAGCCGGGCCCTGGTTCCGGGACGTTGCGGATCGTCGAGTTGTCCGCGCCCACCGTCCACGATCCCATGTACGAGACCTCGACCATCGTCGATGGCAGCAGCTCGTATTGCAGTCCGCCGCTCCACGTCTGCGTGTATTCGACGGCATACGCGTGGTCCATGATGTTCGGCGCGACGACACCAGTCGGATCCGCGCGCAGGACGCTGGCGCCATCGCGGCAAGACAGAATGCGGCATTCACGTCGCGAAGGTTTCGTAGCAGGCGGAGTTGGAGTCTCCGCGAAATACGGAAACCCATTTCATTGACAGTTGAGCGTGTCGTCCTGACTTTAGCGCGGCTTCGATGAGCCTGGATTCATCGAGCTGAAATGGAGATCGAGATGCGCACTCGTTTCGCTCTGGTTGCGGCAGCACTCATTGCGCTCACCGGCCCGGCGTTCGCCCAGAATCTGTCGCTGCTCAATGTTTCGTACGATCCGACGCGCGAGCTTTACGCAGAGTTCAACAAGGCCTTCATCGTCGCCTACCAGAAGGAGACGGGCAAAAAGGTCGAGCTCAAGCAATCGCACGGCGGCGCGGGCGCACAGGCGCGGGCCGTGATGGACGGATTGCAGGCGGATGTCGTCACGCTGGCGCTTGCCTATGATATCGATGCGATCGCGACCCGCGGCCTGATCGACAAGAATTGGCAGGCGCGGCTGCCGGACAATTCCTCGCCCTACACCTCGACGATCATCTTCCTGGTTCGCAAGGGCAACCCGAAGGCCGTAAAGGACTGGGACGATCTGGCAAAGACCGGCGTCAGCGTCATCACGCCAAATCCGAAGACGTCCGGCGGCGCACGCTGGAACTACCTAGCCGCTTGGGGCCATGCACTGAAGAAGGGCCAGTCTGCGGATCAGGCCAAGGCATTCGTCGCCAGCATCTACAAGAACGTGCCCGTGCTCGACACCGGCGCGCGCGGCTCGACCGTCACCTTCGTCGAGCGTGGAGTGGGCGACGTGCTGCTCGCCTGGGAGAACGAAGCGTTTCTCGCGCTGAAGGAATTTGGCGCCGACAAGTTCGAGATTGTGGTGCCGCCCCGGTCCATTCTGGCCGAACCGCCCGTGACCATCGTCGACAAGGTTGTCGACAAGAAGGGCACCCGCGAAATCGCCGACGCCTATCTGCGCTACTGGTACACGCCGGAAGGCCAGGAGATCGCGGCCAAGAACTCCTATCGTCCGCGCGATCCCGCGATCGCAAAGAAGTACGAGAACGCCTTCACCAAAGTGAACCTGTTCACCATCGACGAACTGTTCGGCGGCTGGACGAAGGCCCAGAAGGAACACTTCGCCGAAGGCGGCATTTTCGACCAGATTTACAAGAATTGAACGTCACACAAAAAGCGGGAACTCAGATTACTTCTCTAGGTACGATCGATGGGCTGAAGGAGCATGCTCCGATCCAACGTGATCGGGGCATGTTTCTTGTGGCGGCAGGAGCAGGCGTGAGCGGGGCGGCGCAGCGCAGGACGCTACCGGGTTTCGGCCTGACCATGGGCGTGACCCTGACGTTGCTGTCGATCATCGTGCTGATTCCGCTCGCGGGGCTTTTCGTCAAAACCATCGAGCTTTCGCCCTCGCAGTTCTGGTCGATCCTGTCCAACCCGCGCACGCTGAACGCGCTGAAGCTGTCGTTCGGACTCTCGTTCGGCGCCGCGATCGTCAACCTGGTCATGGGCATGGTGATCGTCTGGGCGCTGGTGCGCTACCGCTTTCCCGGCCGCCGCATCTTCGATGCGATCGTCGATATCCCGTTCGCGCTGCCGACGGCGGTTGCCGGCGTGGCGCTGACGGCGCTGTTTGCGCAGAAGGGCTGGCTCGGCGCCCCGCTCGCCGAACTTGGCATCAAGGTGGCCTTCACGCCGCTCGGCATCTTTGTCGCGATGGTGTTCATCGGCATCCCGTTCGTGGTCCGCACGGTGCAACCGGTGCTGATCGATCTTGATCCAGAGATCGAGGAAGCCGCCGCCAGCCTCGGCGCAGGCCGCTGGCACACCGTGACGAAAGTGATCCTGCCCGGATTGCTGCCGGCCATGCTCACCGGTTTCGCCCTTGCCTTTGCCCGCGCGGTCGGCGAGTTCGGATCGGTGATCTTCATTGCCGGCAACCTGCCCAACATCTCCGAGATCGCGCCACTGCTGATCGTCATCCGCCTGTCGGAATTCCGCTATGCCGATGCGACCGCCATTGCGGTCGTCATGCTGCTGGTATCCTTCGTGATCATCTTCATCATCAACCGCCTGCAGCGCTGGTCGCAGTCGCGCGCGATCACGAACTGAGCATGTCCATGAGTCAGACCATCCCGATGCAGGAATTCGCGAGCGCGCGGAAGAGCGCGCGCACCGAACCTGCACCCGTTCGATTCATCATCATTGCGCTTGCGGTCACATTCCTGACCGTCTTCGTCGTCCTGCCGCTGGTCATCGTGTTCACGTCAGCTTTTTCGCGCGGCGTCGGCGCTTTCCTTAACGCGCTGGCGGACCCGGAGGCTTTTGCTGCGATCAAATTGACGCTGATCGTCGCTGCGATCTCCGTCCTGCTCAACCTGATCTTCGGCGTTGGCGCCGCCTGGGCGATCTCCAAGTTCGAGTTTCCGGGCAAGACCATGCTGAACACGCTGATCGACCTTCCCTTCTCGGTCAGTCCGGTCATTTCAGGTCTGGTGTTCGTCCTGCTGTTCGGCGCACAGGGGCTGCTCGGCCCGTGGTTGCAGGCCAATGACGTCCACATCATCTTTGCGATCCCCGGTATCGTACTGGCTACCACCTTCGTCACCTTCCCGTTCGTCGCCCGCGAAATGATCCCGCTGATGCAGGAACAGGGGACATCCGAGGAGGAAGCCGCGCTGTCGCTCGGTGCATCGGGGCTGAAGACATTCTGGCGGGTGACGTTGCCGAACGTGAAATGGGGCCTGCTCTACGGCGTGCTGCTTTGCAACGCTCGCGCCATGGGCGAATTCGGCGCGGTCTCGGTGGTATCCGGGCATATCCGTGGCGAAACCAACACCATGCCGTTGCTGGTTGAAATCCTGTATAACGAGTACCAGTTCGTTGCTGCGTTCGCGATCGCGTCGCTGCTCGCGATGCTTGCGCTGGTGACGCTGGTGATCAAGATCGTTCTCGAAGGCCGTCTGGAAGGGCATCACAGTGACCATTGAAGTCCGCAATATCGTCAAGCGCTTCGGCGACTTCACGGCGCTCGACAATGTCGACCTCAGGGTCGAAAGCGGAGAGTTGCTGGCGCTGCTGGGACCGTCCGGCTCCGGCAAGACGACACTTTTGCGCATCATCGCCGGCCTTGAATGGCCGGACGCCGGCAGCATCAGCTTCGACGGCGAGAATGCGCTGGCGCGCGGCGCAGGCGAGCGCCATGTCGGCTTCGTCTTCCAGCACTACGCGCTGTTCCGCCACATGAACGTGTTCGAGAATGTCGCATTCGGCCTGCGCGTCCAGCCGCGCGCGGTGCGGCCGAACGAGGCCGCCATCACCAAACGTGTCAACGAACTGCTCGACCTCGTGCAGCTCGGCTGGCTCGCCAACCGCTATCCGAGCCAGCTCTCGGGCGGCCAGCGCCAGCGCATCGCGCTTGCGCGCGCCCTCGCCATTGAGCCGCGCATCCTGCTGCTCGACGAACCGTTCGGCGCACTGGATGCGAAGGTGCGCAAGGAACTGCGGCAGTGGCTGCGGGCGCTGCATGAGGAAATTCACGTCACCTCGATTTTCGTCACCCACGACCAGGAAGAAGCGCTGGAAGTCGCTAACCGCGTGGTGGTGATGGACAAGGGCAAGATCGAGCAGATCGGCACGCCGGAAGAGGTCTACGACCGGCCACAGACGGCGTTCGTGCATTCGTTCATCGGCGAGTCGATCGTGCTGCCGGTGGAAGTGCGTTCCGGCCGCGTCCGGCTCGGCGACAAGGTGCTTGGCATCGAGACCAACGGCGCGGCCTCCGGGCCGTCGCAGCTGTTCATCCGCCGGCACGACGTGTCGCTGGAGGCGCCCGGCAACGGTGACCTCGAGGGCGCGGTGCGGCGTGTGCGCGCGTTCGGCCCGATCCAGCGCGCCGACGTGGCGCTGCAGACCAACGGCAGCGAGACCATGATCGAGATCGACGCGCCACGCGACCGCGAGCTCAAGGTCGGTGAATTGATCGGGCTGAAGCCGAAGCGGTACCGGATCTTCGCAGCGGTCAAGTAGCCCTCGCCTCGCGCCACCGGCGCACGCGCGCGCCCACTGCCCGGCGGCGAACCGCCATGTTCTCGATCATCATCAGCGCGGCGGGCGTGACGATCAGCGTCAGCACGGTGGCGAAGCCGAGGCCGAACACGATGGCCGTCGAGAGGTTGATCCACCATTGCGTCGCTGGTGCGCCCATCACCACCTCCCGCGTCAGGAAGTCGATGTTGATGCCGAAGGCAATCGGCAGCACGCCGAGAATCGCCGTCACCGCCGTCAGCACCACCGGCCGCGCGCGCTCGCGGCAGGTTTCGAGAATGGCGTCGCGCGCCCCCACGCCCTCCTGCCGCAGCCGGTCGTAGGTATCGATCAGCACAATGTTGTTGTTGACGATCACGCCAGCGTTGGCGATCACGCCGATGCCGCCCATCACCACGCCGAACGACTGCCCCATGATCATCATGCCAAGGAACACGCCGATGGTGGACAGCAGCACCGCGCTCAGCACCAGCGCGACCGACGTCAGCTTGTTGAACTGCGCCAGCAGGATCGCGAAGATCAGAAAGATCGCCGTTCCGAACGCCTTGGCGAGGAACGCCGAGGCCTTCGCCCGCTCCTCATCCTCGCCCTTCAGGCGGAAGCTGACGCCACGGCCGAGATCGGCTTTGGCCAACGTCTCGGTGATTTCCTTCTGCACCACCGCCGACTGGAAGCCCTGGGCCACGTTTGACGACACCACCATCACACGGGCGCCGCCGACGCGGTTGATATAGCCGACCCGCGCGGCCGGCACGCGCTCGACGAAATTGCCGATCGGCACGTTGCCCATGGCGGTCTGCACGCGCAGATCGTCCATGTGATCGAGGCTGCGGCGGTCGCTGGGAAAACGCACCAGGATATCGACCTGTTTGTCGGTTTCCGACGGGCGATACTCGGTGATCTTGGTGCCGTTGGTGACGAGTTTCACCGCATTGCCGACGATGGCGACACCGGCGCCGTATTTTGCAGCCTCGGCTTTGTCGACCTGGAGTTTCCAGTCGATACCTGGCAGCGGCTGACCATCATCGAGGTCCTGGACGGCCGGCATCTTGCTCAGAACTTCGGTCACTTTCTTGGCCGCCTGCGGCAGCAGTTCGGGATCGAGCGACGACAGCTGCACCTGGATCGGCTTGCCGGTCGGCGGGCCTGCGCGCGGCGCGGTCACCTCGACCAGAATGCCGGGAATATCGGCGGTGCGGCGGCGGATGTCCTCCATGACTTCGTGTGCGGGCGGACGAATCTGCCAGTCGGCAAACTCGAACTGGATCACGCCGATCGTGTCCTCGGTGATTTCGCCGGAGCCGCGCGGCTGCTCGCCGACGCGGGCATAGACCGTCTTCAGCGACGGATTGCCGAGAATGCGCTTCTCGACCTCGCGGGTGATACGGTCCTTCTCGTCCAGCGAGATGTTGCCGCGCGCATGGATCAGCGCCTGGCCGAAATCCGGCTCGACCTTCGGGAAGAACTCGACGCCGTTGCCGAAGCGTCCATAGGCCACCTGCACCGCGACCAGCATTGCGGCGGCGAGCGCCAGCGTCTTGCCGGGATGCGCGACTGCGAGGTGCACGAGACGCATGTAGGGACCGGTGTCCTTCGCCCGCTCGTCGTGCGGAACGGGAACCGCGCGCCCCAGCAGCGCGCCGAGCGTCGGCGTAAAGAACAGCGCCACCACCAGCGAGGCGGACAGCGTCGCGATCAGCGTGATTGGCAGGTATTTCATGAACTCACCGACGGTGCCGGGCCAGAACAGCAGCGGCGAAAACGCGGCGACGCGGGTTGCGGTCGCAGCGATCACCGGTCCTGACATGCGCTTGGCCGCAAGCGAATAGGCCTCGCGCGGCGGGATGCCTTCGGCCATGCGCCGCTCGGCGAATTCGGAGACGATGATTGCGTCGTCGACCAGCATGCCGACGGCCAGGATCAGCGAGAACAGCACCACGATGTTGATCGTCAGCCCAGCGAGCTGCAGCCCGAGAATGCCGGCGAGGAAGGAGGCCGGAATGGCGATGCCGATGAACAGCGACGAGCGGAAGCCGAGCGAGAACAGGATGATGACGATCACCAGCAGCACGCCGGTGACCACCGAATTCTGCAGGTCGGCCAGCATCTGCCGGATCAGCTTAGACTTGTCCTGGGTGAACGAGACCTTCAGCTCGCTTGGCCAGGTCTGCTGCAGCCGCTCGACCACCTTCTTCACGCCGTCGACGGTCTCGATCAGGTTGGCGCCGGAGCGCTTCGACACCTCGATGGTCATCGCCGGCACGCCGTTGACGCGGGTGATCGAGATCGCGTCCTTGAAGGTCGGCCGCACTTCGGCGACGTCGCCGAGCGTCACGGTTGCGCCCGAGGACGCGACCACCGGAATCTTCAGCACGTCTTCGGGCTTCTCGATCAGCGCCGGCACCTTCACCGCGAAACGCCCGCTGGAACCTTCGAGAGCGCCCGCTGCAACGAGGCTGTTGGACGAAACGGTCGCGGCGATCAGCTGATCCAGCGAGATATTGTAACTCTTCATCAGCGATGGCTCCGCGATGATCTCGACCGCCTCGTCGCGCGCGCCGCGCAGTTCGGCGGAGATGACGCCGGGCGACTGTTCAATGGCATTCTTGGCGTTGCGCGCAAGCTGCAGCATGGTGCGCTCGGGCACGTTGCCGATCAGCGACACGACCAGCACCGGATAGAGCGACAGGTTGACTTCGGAGACGTTTGGTTCGTCGGCGTCACGCGGCAGGTCGCGCTTGGCGTCGTCCACTTTGGCGCGCACGTCGGCGAGCGCCGCGTTGGAATTGAAGCCGGCCTCGAACTCCAGCAGCACATAGCCGCCGCCCTCGTAGGCCGTCGAACGCATCTCCTTGACGTTCGGCACCGACTTCAACTTGGTCTCAATCGGCCGTAGCAGCAGCCGCTCGGCATCCTCCGGGCTGATGCCGCGCTGGGTCAGCTGGGTGTAGATGATCGGAATCTTGACATCGGGCTCGGCCTCCTTGGCGATGGTCGCATAGGAGACGTAACCCGCCAGCAGCAGGAAGATGAGCGCGGCAATGGTCAGCCGCGCGTGCGAGATCGCGTAGTCGATCATGGTGGACATGATGATTCCTTGCGCTAGCCCGGAACGCCTGTCGCCCCTGCGAACGCAGGGACCCATACCCCGTGTCGCCAGTAAGACAACGGACGTATGCGAGCTTTCGCTTGCTCGGAGCGTAGGGGTCCCTGCTTTCGCAGGGACGACGATGAAATTTGCCCCATGAGTTCCTACCCCGCCGACGCTGCGGCCGCGGCCTGGTACGGCACCGGCGCGACCTTCTGGCCTTCGCGGACGAAATCCTGCCCCTGCACGATCACCTTCGATCCCGCAGCGACGCCGTCGACCCACATCTGCGTCTGGCCGTCGGCCAGCACCTGCACGGGCACGAACGCAACCACACCCTCATCGTTGACGACCCGCACGCCGAGCTCGCCGGCGGACGAGAACGTCAGCGACGAGCGCGGCACGCGCACGGCCTCGACCGGCGCCAGCGACAGCATCACCTCGCAGGTAATGCCGTCGGGGATTGTGTTGTCGGCGTTGTCGATCTCGACTTCCACACGGTAGGTGCGCGTGGCAGCGCTGGCGGACTTCGAGACGTAGCGCACGCGTCCCTTGGCCGCCTGCCCGTCGACCAGCTTGATCTTCGCCATGCCGCCGACCTTGACACCGCCGAGCTTGCGCTCGGAGACCTCGACGATTGCCAGCATCGGATCGAGCGCCACGAGCTGGGCGATCTCCTTGCCCGGCGACATCGGCTGGCCTGCAACGGTCGGAACATCGGTGATAATCCCGGCCCACGGCGCACGGATCATGCCGCGATCGCGCTCGGCCTCGGCCGCGGCGAGTGACGCGGCGGCCGTGCGAAACTGCGACTCCAGATTGACGCCGTCCAGCCGTGGCAGGGTGCCCTGCTCGATCAGCTTGCGGCGCGCTTCCAGTTCGGCGCGGCGCTGGTTCACCAGTGCGGTCGCCTGGTCGACCTGCGCCTCGCGCGCCTCGTCCGACAGCACGGCGACGACCTCGCCCTCCTTCACCGCCTGGCCGCGCTTGACGTTCAGCCTGTCGAGCAGCCCGCTGGTGCGCGAGGTGATCATCACCTTGTGCTCGGCCTCGGTACGGCCGGACAGATACAGGTGGCGCACATGCGGGCTGACTTCGGCGGTCATCACGCTCACGCGGAACAACGGCGCGGCCGGCGCTTCCGCCGGTCGATTGGCCGCAACGCTTTCGCCCTTGCCGTGCGGACCGAGATGGCCCGAGAAGATCCAGAGCGCAGCCCCTGCCACCAGGCCGACTGCCGCGTATCTGCTTCCCTTCATCGCTTCTTCCCCTCATGCACTTCCAGAAACGCCGCCGGTTTTCCAAGAAGGTTTTCGACCATCTGGAACACCAGCGGCAGCACGCGCTCGACATTGAAACTGCGGTCGGCGACCCGCCGCAGCGAAACCCCGTCCGCGATCACCATCAGCATGGCGGCGGCGCTTTCGAGGTCCGGCGACGGACTGATTTCGCCGCGGTCTGCCGCGGTCTGCAGCAGCCGCACCAGCCGCGCTTTGACGTCGTCCTCGAGATCGTGAAACAACTTGGCGACGGCAGGATTGCGGCGACACTCGGCCATGATTTCCATGCCGAGATTCAGTTCCTCGGCGCTGCGCTCGACCATGTACATCCGCGCCATCGCGCCGAGCCCTTCGAAGAACGACGGCGCATTCTCGATCGCGTCGAAATCGGCGGAGGCCTGCGCGCGGTGCCGCTCTGTGATGCCGGCGATCAGCGATTCCTTGGACGGGAAGTAACGGTAGAGATTGCCCGGGCTCATGCCGGCTGCCTGGCAGATGTCGGCCATCGAGGTCTGATGGAAACCGGACCGGGAAAAGCAACGCTCGGCGGCGTCCAGAATGGTTGCCCGCCGGTCGGTCTGGTGCTGAAGGTTGGCGGTTCGCATCCGATATTGCGCTGCGGTAAATGAGAATGATCATTCACTCTCACAATCGCGGAGCAGTGTCAATCTTGTTCCGGCTTGCGGTCCTGGAATGTCTCAAAGCGAGGATTTGCGACCACTGATCTGGCTCCGTTCACCATTCAGCCACGGTCGCTGTGCAACAAACCATGCGACGGGTACGGGGGTTTGATGCAGCGATTCGGCTTTGGACTGTTGGGCTTGGCTCTGCTCGGCGGCTGCGGGGGCGGCGGCGATCCGCCCGGCCAGCCTGCCTTCTATGTCAGCATGGCTCAACCGGGGGCCCAGCTCGACAGCAACGTCGCTGCCTCGATGATCTCGGGCTACCGGCAGAACAACGGCCTGTCGGCGGTGTCCGTCGATCCGCAGCTGTCGCGCATCGCGCGTGAGCAGGCCGAGGCCATGGCGCGGCGGAACAAGCTCGACCATGACGTGATCGGTGGGCTCGGCAAGCGGATCAAGTCGTCCGGGTTCGACGCGGTCGTCGCCGTCGAAAACATCGGCGCCGGCTACCACACCCTCGCCGAAGCCTTTTCCGGCTGGCGCGATTCCCCCTCGCATCGCTCCAACATGCTGAAGGGCGGCGTGACGAAGATAGGCATCGCCGCGGTCTATGCGCCCGGCACCAAGTACAAGGTGTTCTGGGCGCTGATCCTGGCCGCTCCCGACCGGCCGGCGTGACCGGCGACGCGCATTTCGTTCAAATTGCGCCCATAAACTTGCACGAAATTCGCATGTGAGTTCCACGTTGTGCGGCAACCCTGCGCGATACGGTGGACATCGGTCCGTCGTCATTCGAGAATTCGCACGATGAACGATGCAACTGCAACGAAGCCGGCCGCGAGCCCTGTGGCGGCGAAGCGCGTACTCGTCCTGCAGGGCGGCGGCGCACTGGGGTCGTATCAGGCCGGCGCCTGCGACGCGCTGTGTACGCACGGCTTCGATCCGGCCTGGGTCGCGGGCATTTCGATCGGCGCCATCAACGCGGCGATCATCGCCGGCAATCCAAAGGAGAAGCGCGTCGCCCGGCTGAAGGAATTCTGGGAGCTGGTGTCCTCGCCGATCCCGTGGCGACCGCTCGTCAGGAGCGGCAACTCGCGCACCGCCTTCAACGAGGGGAGCGCCGCGCTCATCGCCACGTTCGGCGTGCCGGGCTTCTTCACGCCGCGCATGCCGCCGGCGCCGCTGTGGCCCCGCGGAACGCCGCAGGCGATCAGTTATTACGACACTGCGCCGTTGCGTCAGACGCTCGATCGCCTGGTCGACTTCGATCTGATCAACAGCAAACAGGTTCGTTTGAGCGTCGGCGCCGTCAACGTGCGCACCGGCAACTTCGCCTATTTCGACAACGCCCGCCAGACAATCGGCCCGGAGCACATCATGGCGTCGGGTGCGCTGCCGCCCGGCTTTCCGCCGGTCGAAATCGACGGCGAACATTATTGGGACGGCGGCCTCGTCTCGAACACCCCGCTGGATTACGTGCTGGACAGCGAGAAGAACGAGGATCTGCTGATCTTCCAGGTTGACCTGTTCAGCGCCCGCGGTCCGCTGCCGGATTCGATCCTCGAGGCGACCGAACGCGAGAAGGACATCCGCTATTCCAGCCGCACCCGGTTCAACACCGACGCCAACCGCAAGCTGCACAATACCCGCAAGGCGCTGCGCGAGTTGATCGCCCGTCTGCCGGACGATCTCAAGGCCGATCCACTGGTCGCGACCCTGTCGGAGGCGGCCAAGGAGAACACCGTCACGGTGATTCATCTGATCTACAAGAGCAAGATCTTCGAGTCGGGCTCGAAGGATTACGACTTCTCCCGCGTCGGCATGGTCGAGCACTGGCGGGCCGGCGAAGAGGATGTGCGGCAGACCCTGCAGCACCCGGAATGCTTCGCAACCCCGCAGGCGGGCGAGACGATGGTTGCCTACGACTTCACCGGGGACAGCCGCCGGCCTCCCGAACAAACCAACGAAGGACCTTCCAATGGCTGATCTCAAAGGCAAGACCGCGGTCGTCACCGGCTCGACCAGCGGCATCGGGCTCGCAATCGCGCGCAGGATGGCGGGCGCCGGCGCCAACGTCGTCCTCAACGGCTTTGGCGAGGCCGCTGCGATCGAGACCGAGCGCGCCGGCATCGAGCGCGAGTTCAAGGTGAAGGCGCTGTACTCGCCGGCGGACATGACGAAGCCCGCCGAGATCGCCGGGATGATCGCGCTCGGCGAAAAGACCTTCGGTTCGGTCGACATCCTGGTCAACAATGCCGGCATCCAGTTCGTGTCGCCTATCGAGGAGTTTCCGATCGACAAATGGGACGCGATCATCGCCATCAACCTGTCATCCGCGTTCCACGGCATCCGCGCCGCGGTGCCGGGCATGAAGCAGCGCAAGTGGGGCCGCATCATCAACACCGCATCGGCGCATTCGCTGGTCGCCTCGCCGTTCAAGGCGGCCTACGTCTCGGCCAAGCACGGCATCGCCGGTCTCACCAAGACCGTCGCGCTGGAACTTGCGACATTCAGGATCACCTGCAACTGCATCTCGCCGGGCTACGTCTGGACGCCGCTGGTGGAGAAGCAGATCCCGGACACGATGCAGGCCCGCAACATGACCAGGGAGCAGGTCATCAACGACGTGCTGCTGACCGCGCAACCGACCAAGGAATTCGTCACCTCCGACCAGGTTGCAGCATTGGCGCTGTATCTCTGCGGCGACGACGCCAGCCAGATCACCGGCGCCAACATGTCGATGGACGGCGGCTGGACCGCGGCGTGAGGGGTAACCCAGATTCGATCGTCAAACAGCCCGACGCGTATCTTCAGACACGCGTCATCGCTCCGCGTTTTGTCCGGCCACGAAGCACGTCTCAAGCGCGCTTGGCGTTTCGCGCCAAACAAATTGCTTCCGTCTCCCCCGTAAGGGCATGCGGAACGCTGGACGGTTCGCCGCGTCCGCGGCGCCGCGTGCCGGTTGGCACATGGCTCTGTGCATCTGTGGAGGGATGCACGGCGGTGTGTGGCCTTGCGGGTCACACGATCCTGCGAGCCTCTCACGGGCTCGGCAGGACGGCCTCGGAAACAGGAACAGCCTGCGTTCCGCCCCGCGCCGTGATGAATGCGGCGCCCTTTGAGTGACGCGGGACGGAGGGGTTAAATCCTAGGCCGAACGTCGTCAGGCCATATCGGACTAAATTCTTTTCCCGATAACCAGAAAATGTCGGTAGTGAAGCATGACCTTCCCCTCTCCCCTCGTGGGAGAGGGTGGATCGCCGTGGCGTATAGCAACGGCGAGACGGGTGAGGGGCAGCCGCACACTCTAAGCTCTGAGCCTGTCGCGCCCCCTCATCCGCCCTCGCTTCGCGAGGGCACCTTCTCCCACGAGGAGGGAGAAGGGAAGAATGTGCGCTCGTGTCATCTCACGAGTAGCGCCCGGCTGCGGCTCAGATAGAATGGCGGACGAAGATGCCTGTCTCGGCAGCGCCGAAACGGCGTGAAGTTCTTTGTCCGGCACCGCGATGACCCAAACCCCACTCAAGCGTCTCGGCTTTTTCACGCGGATCCCCGTGAATTCACTGGCCGTCGTTTTACAACGTCGTGACTGGGAAAACCCTGGCGTTACCCAACTTAATCGCCTTGCAGCACATCCCCCTTTCGCCAGCTGGCGTAATAGCGAAGAGGCCCGCACCGATCGCCCTTCCCAACAGTTGCGCAGCCTGAATGGCGAATGGCGCCACGCTTCCCGAAGGGAGAAAGGCGGACAGGTATCCGGTAAGCGGCAGGGTCGGAACAGGAGAGCGCACGAGGGAGCTTCCAGGGGGAAACGCCTGGTATCTTTATAGTCCTGTCGGGTTTCGCCACCTCTGACTTGAGCGTCGATTTTTGTGATGCTCGTCAGGGGGGCGGAGCCTATGGAAAAACGCCAGCAACGCGGCCTTTTTACGGTTCCTGGCCTTTTGCTGGCCTTTTGCTCACATGTTCTTTCCTGCGTTATCCCCTGATTCTGTGGATAACCGTATTACCGCCTTTGAGTGAGCTGATACCGCTCGCCGCAGCCGAACGACCGAGCGCAGCGAGTCAGTGAGCGAGGAAGCGGAAGAGCGCCTTTCCGACGCTCACCGGGCTGGTTGCCCTCGCCGCTGGGCTGGCGGCCGTCTATGGCCCTGCAAACGCGCCAGAAACGCCGTCGAAGCCGTGTGCGAGACACCGCGGCCGCCGGCGTTGTGGATACCTCGCGGAAAACTTGGCCCTCACTGACAGATGAGGGGCGGACGTTGACACTTGAGGGGCCGACTCACCCGGCGCGGCGTTGACAGATGAGGGGCAGGCTCGATTTCGGCCGGCGACGTGGAGCTGGCCAGCCTCGCAAATCGGCGAAAACGCCTGATTTTACGCGAGTTTCCCACAGATGATGTGGACAAGCCTGGGGATAAGTGCCCTGCGGTATTGACACTTGAGGGGCGCGACTACTGACAGATGAGGGGCGCGATCCTTGACACTTGAGGGGCAGAGTGCTGACAGATGAGGGGCGCACCTATTGACATTTGAGGGGCTGTCCACAGGCAGAAAATCCAGCATTTGCAAGGGTTTCCGCCCGTTTTTCGGCCACCGCTAACCTGTCTTTTAACCTGCTTTTAAACCAATATTTATAAACCTTGTTTTTAACCAGGGCTGCGCCCTGTGCGCGTGACCGCGCACGCCGAAGGGGGGTGCCCCCCCTTCTCGAACCCTCCCGGCCCGCTAACGCGGGCCTCCCATCCCCCCAGGGGCTGCGCCCCTCGGCCGCGAACGGCCTCACCCCAAAAATGGCAGCGCTGGCAGTCCTTGCCATTGCCGGGATCGGGGCAGTAACGGGATGGGCGATCAGCCCGAGCGCGACGCCCGGAAGCATTGACGTGCCGCAGGTGCTGGCATCGACATTCAGCGACCAGGTGCCGGGCAGTGAGGGCGGCGACCTGGTGGGCGATGGCCGGTGTGGCCGGCATCATCGGCGCGATCCTGGCGGCGGCGGCAACCGGCTTTGTTGGGCTGGCAGTGTCGATCCGCAACCGAGTGAAGCGCGTGCGCGACCTGTTGGTGATGGAGCCGGGTGCAGAGCCATAAGCGGCAAGAGACGAAAGCCCGGTTTCCGGGCTTTTGTTTTGTTACGCCAAGGACGAGTTTTAGCGGCTAAAGGTGTTGACGTGCGAGAAATGTTTAGCTAAACTTCTCTCATGTGCTGGCGGCTGTCACCGCTATGTTCAACCAAGGCGCGGAGCAAATTATGGGTGTTATCCATGAAGAAACGGCTTACCGAAAGCCAGTTCCAGGAGGCGATCCAGGGGCTGGAAGTGGGGCAGCAGACCATCGAGATAGCGCGGGGCGTCTTAGTCGATGGGAAGCCACAGGCGACGTTCGCAACGTCGCTGGGACTGACCAGGGGCGCAGTGTCGCAAGCGGTGCATCGCGTGTGGGCCGCGTTCGAGGACAAGAACTTGCCCGAGGGGTACGCGCGGGTAACGGCGGTTCTGCCGGAACATCAGGCGTACATCGTCCGGAAGTGGGAAGCGGACGCCAAGAAAAAACAGGAAACCAAACGATGAAAACTTTGGTCACGGCCAACCAGAAAGGCGGCGTCGGCAAGACTTCGACCCTTGTGCATCTTGCCTTCGACTTTTTCGAGCGCGGCTTGCGGGTTGCCGTGATCGACCTGGACCCCCAGGGCAATGCGTCCTACACGCTCAAGGACTTTGCTACCGGCCTGCATGCAAGCAAGCTGTTCGGCGCTGTCCCTGCCGGCGGCTGGACCGAAACCGCACCCGCAGCCGGCGACGGCCAGGCCGCGCGCCTCGCCCTCATCGAGTCCAACCCGGTACTGGCGAACGCCGAACGGCTGTCGCTGGACGACGCCCGCGAGCTGTTCGGGGCGAACATCAAGGCCCTGGCGAACCAAGGCTTCGACGTGTGCCTGATCGACACGGCCCCGACCCTTGGCGTCGGCCTGGCGGCCGCCCTCTTCGCGGCCGACTATGTGCTGTCCCCCATCGAGCTTGAGGCGTACAGCATCCAGGGCATCAAGAAGATGGTCACGACCATTGCGAACGTGCGCCAGAAGAACGCCAAGCTGCAATTCCTTGGCATGGTGCCCAGCAAGGTCGATGCGCGGAATCCGCGCCACGCGCGCCACCAAGCCGAGCTGCTGGCCGCGTACCCCAAGATGATGATTCCGGCCACCGTTGGCCTGCGCAGCAGCATCGCCGATGCCCTCGCATCCGGTGTGCCGGTCTGGAAGATCAAGAAAACGGCCGCGCGCAAGGCATCGAAAGAGGTTCGCGCCCTGGCTGATTACGTGTTCACGAAGATGGAGATTTCCCAATGACTGCGGCTCAAGCCAAGACCACCAAGAAAAACACCGCTGCGGCCGCTCAGGAAGCCGCAGGCGCGGCGCAGCCGTCCGGCCTGGGGTTGGATAGCATCGGCGACCTGTCGAGCCTCCTGGACGCTCCTGCGGCGTCTCAGGGCGGTTCCGGCCCTATCGAGCTGGACCTGGACCTGATCGACGAAGATCCGCATCAGCCGCGGACGGCCGACAACCCCGGCTTTTCCCCGGAGAGCATCGCGGAAATCGGTGCCACGATCAAAGAGCGCGGGGTTTTCCGCCGAGGATGCCGAAACCATCGCAAGCCGCACCGTCATGCGTGCGCCCCGCGAAACCTTCCAGTCCGTCGGCTCGATGGTCCAGCAAGCTACGGCCAAGATCGAGCGCGACAGCGTGCAACTGGCTCCCCCTGCCCTGCCCGCGCCATCGGCCGCCGTGGAGCGTTCGCGTCGTCTCGAACAGGAGGCGGCAGGTTTGGCGAAGTCGATGACCATCGACACGCGAGGAACTATGACGACCAAGAAGCGAAAAACCGCCGGCGAGGACCTGGCAAAACAGGTCAGCGAGGCCAAGCAGGCCGCGTTGCTGAAACACACGAAGCAGCAGATCAAGGAAATGCAGCTTTCCTTGTTCGATATTGCGCCGTGGCCGGACACGATGCGAGCGATGCCAAACGACACGGCCCGCTCTGCCCTGTTCACCACGCGCAACAAGAAAATCCCGCGCGAGGCGCTGCAAAACAAGGTCATTTTCCACGTCAACAAGGACGTGAAGATCACCTACACCGGCGTCGAGCTGCGGGCCGACGATGACGAACTGGTGTGGCAGCAGGTGTTGGAGTACGCGAAGCGCACCCCTATCGGCGAGCCGATCACCTTCACGTTCTACGAGCTTTGCCAGGACCTGGGCTGGTCGATCAATGGCCGGTATTACACGAAGGCCGAGGAATGCCTGTCGCGCCTACAGGCGACGGCGATGGGCTTCACGTCCGACCGCGTTGGGCACCTGGAATCGGTGTCGCTGCTGCACCGCTTCCGCGTCCTGGACCGTGGCAAGAAAACGTCCCGTTGCCAGGTCCTGATCGACGAGGAAATCGTCGTGCTGTTTGCTGGCGACCACTACACGAAATTCATATGGGAGAAGTACCGCAAGCTGTCGCCGACGGCCCGACGGATGTTCGACTATTTCAGCTCGCACCGGGAGCCGTACCCGCTCAAGCTGGAAACCTTCCGCCTCATGTGCGGATCGGATTCCACCCGCGTGAAGAAGTGGCGCGAGCAGGTCGGCGAAGCCTGCGAAGAGTTGCGAGGCAGCGGCCTGGTGGAACACGCCTGGGTCAATGATGACCTGGTGCATTGCAAACGCTAGGGCCTTGTGGGGTCAGTTCCGGCTGGGGGTTCAGCAGCCAGCGCTTTACTGGCATTTCAGGAACAAGCGGGCACTGCTCGACGCACTTGCTTCGCTCAGTATCGCTCGGGACGCACGGCGCGCTCTACGAACTGCCGATAAACAGAGGATTAAAATTGACAATTGTGATTAAGGCTCAGATTCGACGGCTTGGAGCGGCCGACGTGCAGGATTTCCGCGAGATCCGATTGTCGGCCCTGAAGAAAGCTCCAGAGATGTTCGGGTCCGTTTACGAGCACGAGGAGAAAAAGCCCATGGAGGCGTTCGCTGAACGGTTGCGAGATGCCGTGGCATTCGGCGCCTACATCGACGGCGAGATCATTGGGCTGTCGGTCTTCAAACAGGAGGACGGCCCCAAGGACGCTCACAAGGCGCATCTGTCCGGCGTTTTCGTGGAGCCCGAACAGCGAGGCCGAGGGGTCGCCGGTATGCTGCTGCGGGCGTTGCCGGCGGGTTTATTGCTCGTGATGATCTTGGCAGTCACAGCATGCGCATATCCATGCTTCGACCATGCGCTCACAAAGTAGGTGAATGCGCAATGTAGTACCCACATCGTCATCGCTTTCCACTGCTCTCGCGAATAAAGATGGAAAATCAATCTCATGGTAATAGTCCATGAAAATCCTTGTATTCATAAATCCTCCAGGTAGCTATATGCAAATTGAAACAAAAGAGATGGTGATCTTTCTAAGAGATGATGGAATCTCCCTTCAGTATCCCGATGGTCAATGCGCTGGATATGGGATAGATGGGAATATGCTGATTTTTATGGGACAGAGTTGCGAACTGTTCCCAACTAAAATCATTTTGCACGATCAGCGCACTACGAACTTTACCCACAAATAGTCAGGTAATGAATCCTGATATAAAGACAGGTTGATAAATCAGTCTTCTACGCGCATCGCACGCGCACACCGTAGAAAGTCTTTCAGTTGTGAGCCTGGGCAAACCGTTAACTTTCGGCGGCTTTGCTGTGCGACAGGCTCACGTCTAAAAGGAAATAAATCATGGGTCATAAAATTATCACGTTGTCCGGCGCGGCGACGGATGTTCTGTATGCGCTGTTTTTCCGTGGCGCGTTGCTGTCTGGTGATCTGCCTTCTAAATCTGGCACAGCCGAATTGCGCGAGCTTGGTTTTGCTGAAACCAGACACACAGCAACTGAATACCAGAAAGAAAATCACTTTACCTTTCTGACATCAGAAGGGCAGAAATTTGCCGTTGAACACCTGGTCAATACGCGTTTTGGTGAGCAGCAATATTGCGCTTCGATGACGCTTGGCGTTGAGATTGATACCTCTGCTGCACAAAAGGCAATCGACGAGCTGGACCAGCGCATTCGTGACACCGTCTCCTTCGAACTTATTCGCAATGGAGTGTCATTCATCAAGGACGCCGCTATCGCAAATGGTGCTATCCACGCAGCGGCAATCGAAACACCTCAGCCGGTGACCAATATCTACAACATCAGCCTTGGTATCCAGCGTGATGAGCCAGCGCAGAACAAGGTAACCGTCAGTGCCGATAAGTTCAAAGTTAAACCTGGTGTTGATACCAACATTGAAACGTTGATCGAAAACGCGCTGAAAAACGCTGCTGAATGTGCGGCGCTGGATGTCACAAAGCAAATGGCAGCAGACAAGAAAGCGATGGATGAACTGGCTTCCTATGTCCGCACGGCCATCATGATGGAATGTTTCCCCGGTGGTGTTATCTGGCAGCAGTGCCGTCGATAGTATGCAATTGATAATTATTATCATTTGCGGGTCCTTTCCGGCGATCCGCCTTGTTACGGGGCGGCGACCTCGCGGGTTTTCGCTATTTATGAAAATTTTCCGGTTTAAGGCGTTTCCGTTCTTCTTCGTCATAACTTAATGTTTTTATTTAAAATACCCTCTGAAAAGAAAGGAAACGACAGGTGCTGAAAGCGAGCTTTTTGGCCTCTGTCGTTTCCTTTCTCTGTTTTTGTCCGTGGAATGAACAATGGAAGTCAACAAAAAGCAGCTGGCTGACATTTTCGGTGCGAGTATCCGTACCATTCAGAACTGGCAGGAACAGGGAATGCCCGTTCTGCGAGGCGGTGGCAAGGGTAATGAGGTGCTTTATGACTCTGCCGCCGTCATAAAATGGTATGCCGAAAGGGATGCTGAAATTGAGAACGAAAAGCTGCGCCGGGAGGTTGAAGAACTGCGGCAGGCCAGCGAGGCAGATCAGACGCTGAGTGCGCTTCAAATCATCGGCGTCCTGCTCGTGATCGGGAGTATCTGGCTGGGCCAACGTTCCAACCGCACTCCTAGGGCGCGTATAGCTTGCCGGAAGTCGCCTTGACCCGCATGGCATAGGCCTATCGTTTCCACGATCAGCGATCGGCTCGTTGCCCTGCGCCGCTCCAAAGCCCGCGACGCAGCGCCGGCAGGCAGAGCAAGTAGAGGGCAGCGCCTGCAATCCATGCCCACCCGTTCCACGTTGTTATAGAAGCCGCATAGATCGCCGTGAAGAGGAGGGGTCCGACGATCGAGGTCAGGCTGGTGAGCGCCGCCAGTGAGCCTTGCAGCTGCCCCTGACGTTCCTCATCCACCTGCCTGGACAACATTGCTTGCAGCGCCGGCATTCCGATGCCACCCGAAGCAAGCAGGACCATGATCGGGAACGCCATCCATCCCCGTGTCGCGAAGGCAAGCAGGATGTAGCCTGTGCCGTCGGCAATCATTCCGAGCATGAGTGCCCGCCTTTCGCCGAGCCGGGCGGCTACAGGGCCGGTGATCATTGCCTGGGCGAGTGAATGCAGAATGCCAAATGCGGCAAGCGAAATGCCGATCGTGGTCGCGTCCCAGTGAAAGCGATCCTCGCCGAAAATGACCCAAAGCGCGGCCGGCACCTGTCCGACAAGTTGCATGATGAAGAAGACCGCCATCAGGGCGGCGACGACGGTCATGCCCCGGGCCCACCGGAACGAAGCGAGCGGGTTGAGAGCCTCCCGGCGTAACGGCCGGCGTTCGCCTTTGTGCGACTCCGGCAAAAGGAAACAGCCCGTCAGGAAATTGAGGCCGTTCAAGGCTGCCGCGGCGAAGAACGGAGCGTGGGGGGAGAAACCGCCCATCAGCCCACCGAGCACAGGTCCCGCGACCATCCCGAACCCGAAACAGGCGCTCATGAAGCCGAAGTGCCGCGCGCGCTCATCGCCATCAGTGATATCGGCAATATAAGCGCCGGCTACCGCCCCAGTCGCCCCGGTGATGCCGGCCACGATCCGCCCGATATAGAGAACCCAAAGGAAAGGCGCTGTCGCCATGATGGCGTAGTCGACAGTGGCGCCGGCCAGCGAGACGAGCAAGATTGGCCGCCGCCCGAAACGATCCGACAGCGCGCCCAGCACAGGTGCGCAGGCAAATTGCACCAACGCATACAGCGCCAGCAGAATGCCATAGTGGGCGGTGACGTCGTTCGAGTGAACCAGATCGCGCAGGAGGCCCGGCAGCACCGGCATAATCAGGCCGATGCCGACAGCGTCGAGCGCGACAGTGCTCAGAATTACGATCAGGGGTATGTTGGGTTTCACGTCTGGCCTCCGGACCAGCCTCCGCTGGTCCGATTGAACGCGCGGATTCTTTATCACTGATAAGTTGGTGGACATATTATGTTTATCAGTGATAAAGTGTCAAGCATGACAAAGTTGCAGCCGAATACAGTGATCCGTGCCGCCCTGGACCTGTTGAACGAGGTCGGCGTAGACGGTCTGACGACACGCAAACTGGCGGAACGGTTGGGGGTTCAGCAGCCGGCGCTTTACTGGCACTTCAGGAACAAGCGGGCGCTGCTCGACGCACTGGCCGAAGCCATGCTGGCGGAGAATCATACGCATTCGGTGCCGAGAGCCGACGACGACTGGCGCTCATTTCTGATCGGGAATGCCCGCAGCTTCAGGCAGGCGCTGCTCGCCTACCGCGATGGCGCGCGCATCCATGCCGGCACGCGACCGGGCGCACCGCAGATGGAAACGGCCGACGCGCAGCTTCGCTTCCTCTGCGAGGCGGGTTTTTCGGCCGGGGACGCCGTCAATGCGCTGATGACAATCAGCTACTTCACTGTTGGGGCCGTGCTTGAGGAGCAGGCCGGCGACAGCGATGCCGGCGAGCGCGGCGGCACCGTTGAACAGGCTCCGCTCTCGCCGCTGTTGCGGGC
>OEPM01000004.1_pt1 | contig 1383 bp, 2 predicted proteins | sample 1539311 | NCBI WGS metagenome assembly OEPM01 (sample SAMN02393684, study PRJEB22366) | soil metagenome | biome: freshwater stream | place: Canada: Laurel Creek, Waterloo, ON
AGAAGAAAAGAGCAAGTTTAGACTGGCCCCCTGAATCTCCAGACAACCAATATCACTTAAATAAGTGATAGTCTTAATACTAGTTTTTAGACTAGTCATTGGAGAACAGATGATTGATGTCTTAGGGCCGGAGAAACGCAGACGGCGTACCACACAGGAAAAGATCGCAATTGTTCAGCAGAGCTTTGAACCGGGGATGACGGTCTCCCTCGTTCATTTTCCCTCGTTGCCCGGCAACATGGTGTAGCAGCCAGCCAGTTATTTCTCTGGCGTAAGCAATACCAGGAAGGAAGTCTTACTGCTGTCGCCGCCGGAGAACAGGTTGTTCCTGCCTCTGAACTTGCTGCCGCCATGAAGCAGATTAAAGAACTCCAGCGCCTGCTCGGCAAGAAAACGATGGAAAATGAACTCCTCAAAGAAGCCGTTGAATATGGACGGGCAAAAAAGTGGATAGCGCACGCGCCCTTATTGCCCGGGGATGGGGAGTAAGCTTAGTCAGCCGTTGTCTCCGGGTGTCGCGTGCGCAGTTGCACGTCATTCTCAGACGAACCGATGACTGGATGGATGGCCGCCGCAGTCGTCACACTGATGATACGGATGTGCTTCTCCGTATACACCATGTTATCGGAGAGCTGCCAACGTATGGTTATCGTCGGGTATGGGCGCTGCTTCGCAGACAGGCAGAACTTGATGGTATGCCTGCGATCAATGCCAAACGTGTTTACCGGATCATGCGCCAGAATGCGCTGTTGCTTGAGCGAAAACCTGCTGTACCGCCATCGAAACGGGCACATACAGGCAGAGTGGCCGTGAAAGAAAGCAATCAGCGATGGTGCTCTGACGGGTTCGAGTTCTGCTGTGATAACGGAGAGAGACTGCGTGTCACGTTCGCGCTGGACTGCTGTGATCGTGAGGCACTGCACTGGGCGGTCACTACCGGCGGCTTCAACAGTGAAACAGTACAGGACGTCATGCTGGGAGCGGTGGAACGCCGCTTCGGCAACGATCTTCCGTCGTCTCCAGTGGAGTGGCTGACGGATAATGGTTCATGCTACCGGGCTAATGAAACACGCCAGTTCGCCCGGATGTTGGGACTTGAACCGAAGAACACGGCGGTGCGGAGTCCGGAGAGTAACGGAATAGCAGAGAGCTTCGTGAAAACGATAAAGCGTGACTACATCAGTATCATGCCCAAACCAGACGGGTTAACGGCAGCAAAGAACCTTGCAGAGGCGTTCGAGCATTATAACGAATGGCATCCGCATAGTGCGCTGGGTTATCGCTCGCCACGGGAATATCTGCGGCAGCGGGCTTGTAATGGGTTAAGTGATAACAGATGTCTGGAAATATAGGGGCAAATCCAGTTATCATCATTGGTTGTGC